>Ga0155889_102_pt1 | contig 10064 bp, 9 predicted proteins | sample RifCSPlowO2_01_FD_107543 | JGI IMG/M metagenome (GOLD analysis project Ga0155889, IMG submission 107543) | Candidatus Wildermuthbacteria bacterium RIFCSPLOWO2_01_FULL_50_46 | reverse complement strand
GCGCGCAACAAGCTTTTGTGGGGTGCCGTAGGTATCGCGGTGGCGGTATTGGCAAGGGGGCTTGTAACCGCAGTAAGAAGTCTTATTGGGTCGTAGCAAAAATTCTTCTTTTCTGATTATTTTTCGTTATGGGAAGAGGGAATTTATTTTTGAGAATTTTGGTTCGGCCGGAAATCTTTGTGTACGCTGCGTTTTTTATATTTACCACAGCTTTTTTTCTTTTGAATGCGTTCACACAAAACGGTGGGCAGGATATTGTGGGTCACTATCTAAAATTAAACGGTCCTCGCCTCGTATGGACGCTTATTTTGGTTTTCATTGCGCTGTTTGCCCACGGCGTTGTGCTTTGGGTTAAGGCAGCGATAAGGCAGGTGGATCCAGCGACGCTGGTAACGCGGCAGAACGCTGGCTTACTTATAAGGCAGACACGAGCTGTGCTTAAAAATCTTGTTACGCTCGGCATTCCCTTTGTCCTTGCGTTTTCTAGTTTGAGTTTGGCTTTAGGGCCACTTAACGTTTTTAACGCAACTCGCCTGCGCGACGAGCTTCTTTTTTCATGGGATGTATGGCTTACGGGCACGTTTCCGCCCCTTACGCTATCGTCCTTTCAGTATCCAGGATGGTTTGTTTCCACGGTGGAATCCCCTTTTTTTTATTTGGTTCCGGTGCTCACTATTTTTGGCGCATATCTTTTTATCGCGCGCCCTCATGTTTTCCGTGAAGCAGCCGGCGCGTTTTTTCTTGCTGCGATTATTATGTTTGCCGGTTGGTTCACATTCCCCGTGCTTAGCCCAAACGACCGTTTTGTGGACAACGTATATAATCTTCCAGTCCCACCTGAAACGCAACAGTATGTGGAACGATATCAGCCGCAAAAAGAAGTCCTCGCGTTTTGGGAGAAGATTTACGCAAGCCGGGAAAATATGGAAATTTTCCCCACCACCGCCATCCCCAGCGCGCACGTAGTGTGGGCAGTGTTTTTAATATATTATTCTTGGCGTGTTTGGAAATGGCTTTTGGTGTTTTCTCTTCCCTTCGGTCTCCTTGCCACGTTCGGTACGAACCTCTTTGCCGCGCATTATTTCGTGGACATTCTAACAGGAGTAGTATGTGGAGCCGGCGCCATTTTTATAGCCAGATGGCTTGCGAGAAAAAAAGACGCATATTTACAGTCGGCACAACCTGCAATACAATAAGAAACATTCCCGCTCGTATGGAAATAAGAGCTATCGCGTACAATTCAAAATATGCCCACTCCACGCTTCTTTCCACTCGGTTTGAGCGGTATTTGTTTCGTATTTTGCAAAGATATTTGCGTGCCCGAGAAGGAGAAAGGGTGTTGGAGGTGGGATGTAATAGGGGGTCCGTCGTTAAGCGACTGCAGGATTTGGGGGTGGATGCTTATGGCGCAGATATTAATAAGGACGCGATTGCAGAAGGGCTTACTCGCAACCTCAGCTGCATGGATGCTACGAATCTTACCTTCCCCGACAACAGTTTTGACAAGGTGTATAGTTTGCATACCATTGAACATATTCCAGATCTCAAGAAAGCGCTTGCGGAAATGGAACGAGTTCTGAAGCCCGGCGGCCGCCTCGTTCTCACCTACCCCATAGAACCAAGTTTTATGCGGGGATTCTGGTGTCTCTATCATGCAATTGTGGTCTACAAAAATCCATTGGCAGCCCGTGAGATTCACGTGCATAGCATTCATCCGAGAAAACTTCGAAAGTTGGTGCGCGAATTTCGGCTCAACCTCCGCCACATTGCAAGTCCGTTTCTCGTATCGCTTTATCCGCAGTATCTTACGGTGTTTGAAAAAGTGAAGCACCCTTCCTTGTAGAGTCGGGTGCTTACGGGATTTCCACCTCAGCATAAAGGCCGAGATGGTCTGAGGTGCTTTCGAAGGTGCCGTATCGCGCGACCTCAAGGGCGGGATCATACAAGATATGATCTAAGCTCCATCGTGGATTCCAGCTCGGATAGGTTGGCCTTGTGGCGTCTCGAAGATCGTGCTTCTTGCAGAGTAGAGTTTTCCTTAGATCCGTCCTGTTAAAGTCGCCAGCAATAATGACTTTGCTGCCGATTTCTTTTTGTGTTGCGCAGAAAACTGCAAGACGCGCTATTTGAGAAGAGGTAGTCCAGCCCCAGCCAAGATGCGTTGCCACGATGACGATATTGAACTGGTTTAGGTATAGAGCGGCAGTGCCGCCACCTCCAGCAAACGTATTTTCATGCGGCAGTCGGATTTGGATCTCCTGGTGAAACCCTCTAGTTTTGCTTGCAATGATTGTGCCGACACTCCACCGCAGCCAACTGTGCGTGCTGCTTGAGGCAGTACGTGTATATCCTTTGTTTGCGAGCACTTCCTTTGCCGCACGAATCCAGTGCGATGGAATTTCGTTGAGACAAAGAATGTCCGCGTCAGTTGAAATGGCATCGAGCAGCGCTCTTTCCATGCCCTTTGTCATCTCCAAAGGGAAGCCCTTTAGGCGGAAGGTGTACAGGTATGCGCTCCAGAGGTCTCGGAACGCGAAGCCAGGCAGACCGGCTTGGGTGTTGTAGGTTGCTATGCGTAGCAACACTGCTGCCTCCTTTCTCTAGTAGGTGCCGATACCATCGCCCCATACCATAAAAGGTAAAAACATGCAATGGAAAAGGGAACAAAAGAAATTGACGGATAGAAATATTTGTGGTACCGTTATTTTGCGCTAAGAACCTAAAAAAGGAGGTGTGCGATGCGCACGGTAGCCTTCGTTGCATTGGTGATGTTGGCAGCGGCGGTGTTCGCGGGATGTGCGGTGGAAGCGAAGGTCGGCTCCACGCCCACCATCGTTCCAACCCCGACTCCCACAGTAACACCTACGCCGACCTCGATACCGACACCGACAGCTACGCCTACGGCGGCTCCAACTCCGACTGCAACCTCTACTTCAATTCCAAAGAGAGTGCCGGTAGTTTTTCCAACCCCTACTTCGTCGCCCCAGCCCCTCTTAATCTATGAGGACTTTGAAGCTCCATCTGTAGGAGACAGGTGGAAATCCTATAGCGGAGGAGCTCTTGGAGATTGGCGAATAGAGGGGACTGTAGATCTCACGGGAACGTTTTGGGTTGCGGCGAGCGGTCGCCAATCGCTTGACCTTCATGGGCGGACTCCAGGAACGATCGTTCAGAAGTTCCCCACAACTCCTGGGCAAGCGTATGAAATATGCTTTGCCCTTTCTGGGAACCCAAGTGGAGGAGATTCTCAAAAGGTTTTGGAGGTATGGTGGAATACCACACGGGTGGATCGGATCACCATTGATACCGCCAGTCGTTCCCCAGCGGATATGGGGTGGGCCTATCGGGGTTATAGAATAGTTGCGGTGGAGGAGTTCGCGAATCTGAAGTTTCAAGGCGTGGGAGGTGGATCCAGTTGGGGTCCTGTACTCGACGACATACGAGTGGGGCGCGGTGTAGGGAGTAGTGGATGTACGGGCGGCGTAAAGCTCGTAGATTTGTCGGAGTCGGTAATCTTAATCCCGACTCCTACTCCAATCCCAACGCCGACTCCAGCGGTATCTACACCGGTTGCAACGCCGCAGCCGGTACCGACACCAACGGCTACACCCACGCCCGCGGTGACTCCAACACCAACTCTAACGCCGACGCCCACGATAGCGCCGACGGCAACACCTACGCCAACGGCTACGCCCAAGCCTCTGGCGACTCCGACGACGGTTGCGACCCCAACCCCAACGCCTACGGCAACGCCGACGCCAATGCCGACACCGATGCCAACAGCAACTCCGACTCCCAGTCCCGCCCTCGTGGTGTTAGATCCCACGAGGGTTGATCCCATCGTGGAGGAGACGACCTGCCCCAAGCCCCAACTGCCGGGGGAGACATGCACTTTGCAGTCGCCCTTGGTGGTGAGTCAGGCGCGGGTGTCCTTGAGGCCGCAGGTGGAAGTGAGGGTACTGTTCGGGGCGCCCTACGGGGTGCGGATAACAAGCGCCCCGCGTTCCTTCCAGGCGACCTCGACTACCTCTGGATTCTTTGACCTTAGGCCAGAGGAGCGGGAGGCCTTCATCTTCCACGTGGATGTGCGCGGAGATGCGAAGGCCGGGAGCTACGGGCCCATCACCTTTGTCTTGAAACTTCCCGGCGAGGTCGGGGTCTACAGGGAGGTGAAGAGCTTCCCATTGATTGAAAAGATCGTGGTGGAGCCCGCGCTCGAGCTCACCGAGCTCGAGAAGTTCGAGTGCGGAGTGCTCAGGGTTGGCGAGGAGTGCCTCGCTTTCCGCGCCACGATCAAAAACCACGCGCGTATAGCACGCACGGGCGAGCTGAGCGTGGTCTTCCACAATGCGGCCGGCCGGCAAATGGGAAAGCCTGCCGGTCTCCAGCTCCTTCAGCAATGTGGCGAAGAGGAGCGTCGGCCTCTCGGTGCAGTAGCGCTTGCGGGACAAACGACGGTGACGTGCGACGTCGTCATCGGCGTTGCCGCGGGCACTGCCGCAGTGGAGGTTGGCTCGCTGGAACTCGTGTTCCGCGAGTCGTAAGGGCAAACTGAAAAAGGCCCGACCGAGCGCAGCTCGGTCGGGCCTCACTTTCTTTTTCTGGAAAAATTAGAGATAATTGTACTACCTTGCGCCCTCGTGGTGAAATGGCAAACACGGTAGGTTTAGGACCTACTGCCGAAAGGTTTGGAGGTTCAAGTCCTCCCGAGGGCACACTGCAACTTCATTCAGCGTCAACTATGCATTTATTCAAGAAATATATTCTTTTGAGCGTTGTATTTGTAACCGGAGCTTGCGTGCTCGTAATTGAAATTGTGGCGGTGCGCGTATTGTCGCCCTATTACGGCAACACGATTTTTTCGGTTTCGAGCGTCATTACCGTAATCCTCGCCGCCTTAAGCATCGGATATTACGCAGGAGGTCGGCTCGCTGACCGCCGGCCATCGTATAATCTCTTTTATGGAATCATCGTTACGAGCGGAGCTATGGTGCTTGCGCTTCAACTTCTTGCTTTGACGTTATTGCCATATATGGGATACCGGCTTTCTTTGGTAAGCGGCCCGCTTGTTTCTTCAATGATTTTGTTTTTCCTGCCCGGGCTTTTGCTTGGTACACTTTCGCCTTTTGCTATTAAACTTCAAAAGCTCCGCGTCCCGGAAGAAGGAGTGGGAACGGTGGCGGGAAAGGTGTTTTTCTGGTCCACGTGCGGGAGCATCGTAGGAAGTTTGGGCGCCGGCTTCATTCTCATCCCGCGCCTTGGTGTGAATGAAATTTTCCTGGGTACGGGGGTAATTCTTTTGGCTGTAGGCATGATCGGTATGGTTATCTCGGGGGCGAAGAAGGAAAACGTCCTCTTCTGTATGGGGGTGAGTGCGGTGCTTTTGGGGAGCGTATTTTCAACGCTTGCGGCAGCAAAAGCAGATGTTATGTACGAAACAGATGGGCTGTATGAGAAAATCACTGTGTATGATGGAAAATATAAAGGAAGGCAAGCGAGATTCCTCAAGCAGGATTGGAGTTCTTCCTCCGCGATGTTCTTGGATTCAGACGAGCTTGCGTACGAATACACAAAGTATTACCAGTTGTACAAAATTTTTACTCCCAATCCAAAAGAAGCGCTTGTGATTGGAGCTGGAGCCTATAGTGTGCCCAAGGCGTTATTCCAAGAGCTGCCGGAGATTCGTGTGGATGTGGTGGAAATCGAGCCCGCTTTAGTTGAGGTTGGCAAGCGATTCTTTCGCGTACCGGATAACCCTCGCCTCGCCAATTATATAGAAGACGGCCGTCGCTTTTTGCATGATTCTCATACGACATACGATATTATTTTTAGCGACGTCTATGTGTCGTCCATTCCTGCGCATTTTGTCACGAAAGAGTTTTTTGAAATTGCAAAAAGCAAGCTGGCGCCCGAAGGAATCTTTCTGGCAAATATTGTTGGCGATCTTGCGTCCGATCCCCCTTCGTTTGTACTCGCGGAAATGAAAACTCTTCGAGCTGTATTTCCCCAAAGTTATTTTTTCGCAATGAAATCTCCCGTATCAGAGGAACTCCAAAATTTCATATTCGTGGGGCACAAAAGCGAAAAAAGCGTGAACCTTGAGGGTTCCGCTTTCTATGGAAAGCTCATTGATCTGAGCCGTTTTGATTTTGATCTTTACCCTTTGCTTACCGACAATTTTGCGCCGGTGGAGTATCTTACGGCTCAAATCTGGGCTCGTAGGATTGCTGAGGAGCGCTAGTCGCTATTTGCAATCTTTACCTGCTTTATTTTTTCAGTTTTGAGCTTGGGAAGGCGAAGCGTGAGCACGCCATCGCCCATTTGGGCTTGTACGTGTTTTACGTCTACCTCTTCTGGAAGGAAAATTTGCCTTGAGAACGGCCCCCAAAAGCATTCTTCGTGCAGATACTGTTTTTGCTCTTGGGCGTTTGGATTTTTTCGCACGCCCCGTATGGTAACCACGTCGTTTTCCACGGCAATATCCAGTTCTTCGGGCCGCACCCCGGCTACTGCCGATTGTATGACCACGTCTTTGTCGGTTTCGTATACGTCAACCGCGAGTTCGCCTTCGGGCTCAAACCAGTCGTCCACCTTGAGTTCTTCAACGGGTTCTATTGTTTGCTGGTGTTTTTCTACGGTAATTTTTTGTTGCATAAGAGTTTGAGCCGCCGGAATTCACGAGAGACAATAATGCCAATAAGGAGCAGCGGCAAGATGGGAAACAGCAGAAAGAAAAAGTTTTTGCCGCCTATAGTAAATATATAGAAATTAAAGAGTCCGTGCAAGAGTGTCGCAAGCACCAGCCCCGATATGGCAAGCAAGCGCGCGTGCCTTTTCCGGAAAATGGCAAGGGCGAGAAAGTACCCGAATAATCCCGAAGCTAATGCGTGCAGAAAAACCGCCTGTACAAAGCGGATGCTGTTCACAAGAAAGACGTCAGAGGCAGGATAGATTTTTATGAGCCCAAACAGTAGCAAAATGTTTTCGAGTGCCGCAAATCCGAGTGCCGCGACTATCATATAAATCATCACATCCACGGGCTCGTCCAGGGCGGGGTTTGAAAGGGCGCCGATTCGCACGGCGACGTATTTCAGCAGTTCTTCTACGAAAGCTATGCCGAGAAGAAAATACACAAGCAAAAAAGCGAGCCGCGGGAGTGCGAAAGAAGACAGGGATTCTTCAAGAAACGTTTCCAGATAAATCGCGGGGATGGCGATAAACGCGCCCAAGAGAAACACTTTGAGAATCATGCGGTTGGGTTCCGGGTGTGCATCTTTGCGAAGATAAAACGCAAGCCAGATTAAGCTGGGCGCTATAGCGAATAAAAACAGCAAAGGATAAGTTACGCTGGCCATTGTTCAATCATAAGGGTTTGTTGTTTTGCCCAATCAGCTGTCTCGTCGGGGAGATTCTGGTAAATCGCTTCTGTTACGAAAGGAGTAAAGGGATGTAAAAGTTTAAGGAGGTCACGCAAGATGACAAACAGCGTCCATTGGGCAGAGCATTGCGCTTGCCCGTTTCCGCCGCGAAACTGCTCTTTGCTTTCTTCGATCACTTTGTCAGCGAATGTATGCCACGCATAGTGATACAGCTTTTCTGCGGCAAGATAGAAGCGGAACTCCTCGATATCTGCTGTAACGTTTCGTGCGATTTCTGCGAATTCTTCCAGGATCTTTTTGTGTTTCGGGAGGAGTTCTGGCTTTTGCCGGAGAGCCGCTTCGTCAACATGAGAGAGCACAAATCGAGCGATGTTCCAAAGTTTATTGGCAAAATGTTTATGTGCCTTGATCTTGTCTTCTGAGAGGGCGAGCGAGGTGCCCGGTGTGTTGCCTACAATGAGACCCATTCGGAAAGCGTCCGTGCCGTATTTTGCCGTTAAGTCGAGAGGATTTATTACGTTCCCCTTGCTCTTGCTCATTTTTTTGCCTTTCGCATCCAGCACGAGTCCGTGGAGATACACGGTATTAAACGGCAGTTTGCCAGTAACATATTTCCCAAGCATAAGCATTCGGGAAACCCAAAAAAATATGATCTCGCCCGCAGTTTCCATCACTTGGGTCGGATAGAATTCTTTAAAATCTTTGCTGTCAGGATACCCAAGAGCGGCAAATGGCCATTGCCCAGAAGAAAACCATGTGTCAAAGGTGTCGGTTTCTTCTCTCAACTCTTCTTTGCACTTCGGGCATGTGCTGACCTTATTCTCCAAATCAGGCAATCCTCCTTCGCATGTATCGCAAATCTTTGCCGGTATTGGTATCCCCCAGATAATCTGCCGCGAAATGTTCCAGTCGATTATATTGTTGAGCCAGTGGAGAGTGATCTTCTCATAATGATCAGGGACGTATGTGATTTCCTTCTTCTCAATTGCTTTAATGATAGGTTCTGCGAGAGGCCTCATCTTTATAAACCATTGTGATTTGACTTGCGGCTCTATTAAAGAATTGCACTTGTAGCAAAGCTTTACAGCGTGCTTGTAGTTGTCGTCAATTTTTTCTACTAAACCTTTCGAAGCAAGCTTCTCTACAATTTTCGGTCGAGCTTCGGTGATTTTCATCCCGGCAAATCCGCCAGCTATAGGCAAAAGCCTTCCTTGTTCGTCTATAATCTGCTCTCTGTCTAAATGATGGCGTTCGGCGATGTCAAAGTCGGCAGCGTCATGCCATGGGGTAATGGTCATTGCGCCAGTTCCGAATTCCATATCTACGGCTTCGTCTTTTACTACGGTTGCAGTAATAGGGCCGTTTATCCATTCTAATTCAATCTTTTGCCCATCCTTATATTGCTGGTAGCGCTTATCTGCGGGGTGCATTACCACATATTTATCTCCAAATTTGGTTTCGGGCCGCGCAGTGCCAATGGTAAAGGGGCCGTACTTTACATAGTAAAATTTGTCTGTCCGTTCTTCGTCAACTATTTCAAGATCGGAAAAACTGGTTTGGTGTTTGGGGCACCAGCTCACTATTTTTTTCCCTCTGTATATCAATCCCTCATGAAAAAGCTTCTCGAAGGTACTATAGACCGTTTTTACAATATCTCTATCAAGAGTGAATTTTTCTCGGGACCAGTCGCAAGATGCCCCTATCTTCTTCACTTGTGAGTTAATGTTGGAGCGGTTGTTTTGCGTGAAGCCCCAGATTTCCTTATACAAATCCTCTGGCGCTATATCAAAACGCGAACGGCCTTGTTTTTCCAGCACTTTTTCATACACAACTTGGGTTTCAAAGCCGGCATGATCGTTCCCAGGGAGCCATAGAGTTTTTTTGCCGCGCATCCTATTGAAGCGAATCATAATGTCTTCCAGGGTCATTACCAGTCCGTGTCCGGCATGCAAATCGCCATTGGCATTGGTTGGAGGCATGATGATTGTGAATGTTTTTCCGTAATTTGGATTTGTTTCAGGACTACCCGCCCAAGGCGGGTGCGCCTCGGGCGCAAAAAACCCGCTCTCTTCCCAGAGTTTGTAGAGATTTTCTTCTGCCCCCTGCGGATTATACGCCTTCGGAAGTTCCCTCATAGCAATTTGTATGGTAGCACAAATCTAAGCGATTCTTAAATTGGGATCAGCTTCTATAGAATCGGGATTTTTGGGATGTGCACCTTGTTTATATTTGAAGTAGCCGGCAAGGGCGATCATTAAACCATTGTCGGTTGCGAGGTCTGGCGGCGGCGCGAGTAGTTTGATGCTCGTGGCATCCGTCGTATGTTTCAAGCGGATGCGAAGAGATTCGTTGGCGGCGACGCCGCCGCCTACGACAATGGATTTTGCTTTGAATTCTTTTGCCGCGTGCATTGTTTTATGCACGAGCACATCTATAATTGCTTGCTGAATTTCACAGGCCATCCCTTGGATATACTCTTCTGATTCGCGCTCTTTTTCGGGCCGCGCCTGATAATCGTACAGCACCGCGGTTTTTAATCCAGAAAAACTAAAATCGTAATCCTTTGTATGGAGCATTGGTCGAGGCAGGTCAATTTTGATTTTTGAGTTTTGAATTTGAGCGGCGGCAGCCGCGATTGCTGGTCCGCCGGGGTACCCGAGACCTAAGATGCGGGCAGTTTTGTCA